>UncleJesse_p2__coassemble_5350_pt1 | contig 3925 bp, 5 predicted proteins | sample UncleJesse_p2__metabat2_low_PE_015 | metagenome-assembled genome bin UncleJesse_p2 | reverse complement strand
CTATTCCGCATTGCGAAACTATATGCGTATCCCCACTAAATTTCTACTGAGCCGATTATATAGGTATAAATAATACAAACTTAGGTATATAAAAAAGGATATATTTGTGATACCAAATATATCCTTTTTTATATACCATATTTTACGATTACCCGAACTTAACTCTTCCGAAAACACTTATCCATAATAAGAGCAATAGCGCCGTCACCCGTTACGTTACAAGCCGTGCCAAAACTATCCATAGCAATATATAAAGCAATCATCAAAGCTTGTTCACTTTCACCAAAGCCCAGCATAGATGACAATACACCCAATGCGGCCATAATGGCACCACCAGGTACACCAGGTGCAGCTACCATAGTAATACCCAACATAAAAATAAAACCAGCAAACATAGGAAAATCGAACGGCATACCCTGCATTATCATCAAAGCCATGGCACAACACACTATTTTAAGTGTACTGCCCGACAAATGAATCGTAGCACATAACGGGATTACGAATCCAGCAATCCCCTCGGAAACGCCATTCTTGATTGTCTGACGCAAAGTAACCGGAATAGTAGCAGCAGAAGATTGAGTACCCAAAGCCGTAAAATATGCCGGAAGCATACGTGCCAACAAACGGAAAGGATTACGCTGCACAAAAAATCCAGCTACCATAAACTGTAACAATAGCAACAAGATATGCAACAAGAATATCACACCTATAATCTTTATGAATACCAAGAGAATGCCATAGACCTGTCCTGAATGGGTCATATTCAAGAATATACCAATATATAGACAGGCAATAGCGGTAATATAACACTCTGTATAACCTGTATAATTATTTTTTTAGATTCTTGACATATTTGTTTTAGAGCCTGAGTGTCCAGGTGAGCAATCCCCAAACCCAACATAAAAGCTAAAACCAATGAGCTCATCACATTCATCACTGGCGGAATAGCCACACTAAAGAAAGGCAGAATATCTCGCGACTCACTGATTTGTTCGATAGAAACACCAGGAGTAATCATAGATGGAAAGAAGGTAACACCAGCAAAATAAGCCAGAAAACCGGAAAATAACGTAGCAACGTAAGCTACAACCGCCGTCACAACAAGCATTTTCCCTGCCTCCTTACCAATATCAGCAATAGCAGGCGTCACTAAGCCCAAAATTATCAAAGGAATAACAAAACCTAAAAATTCACTAAAAATACCGTTAAAGGTTACGAATACGCGAACACATGCTGCAGGAATCAGGTTACCCAAACCTATTCCTAATGCAATAGCTATAATTATGCGAGCTAGCAAACCTATCTTTATTCTCACCATACGTATACCTGTTTTTTATATTAGTACACAAATATAGCAAAACAATAGGAAATACAAAAAGTTTTGTATTTTTGCCATAAATCATTTAAAATCGCCCAATATGGAAATCAGAGAATTAAAGAAGTACACCCAGCAAGAATTTACTGAACTAAAACGATTAATGTCAGAACTGACGGAAAGAATCAATTTAGAAGAAAAAGCATTAGAAGCAGTACTAAAAGATACAAACAGCCACTTATACACCCTCAGAGACCAGGAGAAAATCATAGGATGCGCCACTCTTTGCATCTTCCATTCACCCACCGGATGCAAAGCCAGCATAGAAGATGTAGTAGTATCAACCGATTACCGAGGGAAACATTTAGGACGGCTATTAATGAATCATCTATTGAAAGAAGCTCAACTATTAGCTCCAATAGAAATACAGCTTACTTCAAAACCTCAACGAATACCTGCCAATGGACTCTATCAAGCCTTAGGATTTCAACGAAAAGAAACCAATGTCTACCGAATGACAATATCACCCAACAAAAACAATATAGAACCCATCTCATAAAAAGAAACAAACCACTGGGACAAACTTGCGCCCCAGTGGTCGTTCCCTTTAAACACCTTTAAACAAAATGAATCTTATCATTATTTTCTTGCTTCTGCAATGTAAGCCAATGCCTCCTTGCACTTATCAGTTACATAAGCCCAATCTTCAGCAGCCACCTTATCTTTCGGGAAGAGTTTAGAACCCATACCTACACAGAATACACCTGCCTTAATCCAAGAAGTAAGATTCTCCTGAGTCGGCTCTACACCACCAGTTACCATCAACTTTGACCAAGGCATCGGAGCTAACAATCCCTTTACCAATTTTGGCCCAAGTACATCACCCGGGAAGAGCTTACATAAATCACAACCTACTTCTTGAGCAGCACCCACTTCAGACACACTACCACAACCTGGAGTGTAAGCTACAAGACGACGATTACAGATTTTTGCAATTTCAGGATTAAACAACGGACCTACAATAAAATTAGCACCTAACTGCAAGTAAAGAGCTGCCGTAGCAGGATCTACAATTGAACCTACTCCCATGGCCATTTCAGGACATTCCTTAGCAGCAAACTTCACTACTTCCGCAAACACTTCGTGTGCAAAGTCACCACGGTTGGTAAATTCAAAAGCACGCACACCACCCTCGTAGCAGGCTTTTACTACTTTCTTTGCCACTTCTGCATCTTTATGATAGAATACAGGTACCATGCCGGTAGAACCAATTTTGTTCAATACGGCTATCTTATCAAATCTTGCCATTTTCTGTTACTTAATTAATGATTGAATAAGGAGGAGAGCCGGACACCCGACCTCCCCGTTTCTAAAATTAGCGCTGTACGCGACCGCTGGCATCACCACCGGCCAAAGCTTCTACTTCTTCTACAGACACCAAGTTAAAGTCGCCATTGATTGTATGCTTCAATGCAGAAGCAGCCACAGCAAATTCAAGAGCTTCGCCTTGAGTAGCCTTAGTGAGCAAACCGTGGATTACACCACCAGAGAAAGAGTCACCACCACCCACACGGTCGATAATCGGGTTAATGTCGTAGCGTTTTGATTCATAGAACTCTTCGCCGTTGTAAATCATTGCCTTCCAACCATTGTGAGTAGCAGAGAATGATTCACGCAATGTAGAGATTACATACTTGAAGCCAAATTCTTCAGCCATAGCCTTGAAGATACCTTTGTAACCTTCCGCATCCGTTTTTCCACCTTCTACGTCAGCATCAGGTTTAAAGCCCAAGCAAAGTTCTGCATCCTCCTCATTACCAATACATACATCTACGTATTGCATCAGAGGTTTCATGATAGATTGTGCTTTTTCTTTGGTCCACAGTTTTTTGCGGAAGTTCAGGTCAACAGACACCGTAACACCATGACGCTTTGCAGCCTCACAAGCCAGACGAGTAAGTTCGGCAGCCTTGTCAGAGATAGCAGGAGTAATACCAGACCAGTGGAACCAGTCAGCACCTTCCATGATAGCATCGAAATCAAAATCGCAAGCATCAGCCTCAGCAATTGAAGAATGTGCGCGGTCATATATTACCTTGCTGGGACGCATAGAAGCACCGGTTTCCAGATAATAGATACCTACACGGTCGCCACCACGGGCAATAAAGTCGGTCTTTACACCATACTTGCGCAGGGCATTGACTGCAGACTGACCAATCTCGTGCTTCGGCAATTTCGTTACAAAATAAGCATCATGTCCGTAGTTAGCGCAGCTCACTGCCACGTTGGCTTCACCACCGCCATATACCACGTCAAAAGAATCAGACTGTACAAAACGAGTGTTTCCAGGAGTAGACAATCTCAGCATGATTTCACCTAATGTAACAACTTTTTTTCCCATAATTTCTTTATTTTTATTTTGAATATAAAATGTGTTTAAATCTTACAAATTATCATTTTTCAACTAAAATAAGGCTAAACATCTGAATAATTGAACCATAATACTCAATAGCATTTAGCCGCACTCTTATCGTGTGCGGGCACAAAGGTAACACTTTTTTTGAAATACAAAAAATTATCGTATATTTGTGTCGAAAATTTTAAGATTAT
>UncleJesse_p2__coassemble_1980_pt1 | contig 10753 bp, 10 predicted proteins | sample UncleJesse_p2__metabat2_low_PE_015 | metagenome-assembled genome bin UncleJesse_p2 | reverse complement strand
ACCCCAACATTAAAAGTGTTGTGCTCTACCTGCTGAGCTAGCGAATCAATCCTTATTTGCTGTTAGCGGGTGCAAAGATAGGTACTTTTTGTTAACTTGCAAACTTTTTCGGAGTTTTTTTTGCTTGTTTTTTGCTTGTTATTCGTTTGTTGGTTGATTATCAGCTGAATGCGTATTGCTTATTTTTTCACGCCGGATAATGAATCTATGATAGTATGATAACATCAAGGTGGTGAGTGGTAATGCAATAATCATACCGAGCATACCCATTAGCGAACCCCAGATTGAGAGTGAGAGTAGAATGATGGCAGGATTGAGCCCTGTAATCTTTCCCATGACTCTAGGGACAATGAAGCCGTCTTGTATCATCTGTACTATGGCAAATACGGCCATAGCCGAAGCCATGATAATCCAGAAATTACCACCCGTATCAGCTGCTTTAAGGATGGCCAGTACAATGGTAGGAATCATACCGATAATTTGCAGATAAGGTACCATGTTCAGTAGCCCGATAAACATTCCCAGGCCGATAGCTAGTGGAAAGTCTATAATTAGAAAGCCGATGCTGAATAGGATGCCAACACAGAGGGCTACTAGTGCCTGTCCGCGGAAATATCGGTTCATACCTTCTTTTACATCGTTGAATAGTCCTGTGGTAAAAGTGCGGTATTTCATCGGCACTAATTGAGCAAAGCCATCAGCGATGCTTTCATAATCGAGCAGAATGAATACGATGTAGAGCAAGATGATGAATACTGTGAAGATACTGAACAGAAGGTTGATGGATTCTGAAAGGAGTACCCATACTCGTGGCAACATATTTTTGATGGCCGACATCAGATCTTTTTCGTTGAACAATCGATCCAAAGTTTGCAAGTCGATGTTCTCGCGTAGAAATTCCGTCAGGGTGTGTGGCACATTGCTGTTATTGCCTCCGCTCGAGAAATACACCATCAATAAATCTTTCATTCGTCCGAATTCCTCTATCATAGGAGGTACCAATAGTAGAAAGCCGGCTGTGCCGATGGCCGTGAGCGTGCATAAGGCGCAGAAGATAGAAGCTACCCTATTCTTCAATTTAAGTTTGTACTGAAAGAACGTCACTAGCGGATAGATGAGATAAGCTATAAGCCACGCGATGAAGAAAGGCAGCAGCACACTGCTCAGTCGTTGTACCAGCATCAGCACACCGATAATGATGAGTCCGATGATGACTCCTCTTATAAAACTGTCGAATGTGATTTTCTTACGTTCCATGATTCAGTATGTTCGTTAAGCTACATTTCCCTTTGTTCAGAGTTATCCTTTCCCTTGCTTAAAGCTATTCTTTCTATTGCTCCGAGTTATCCTTTTTGATAGCTCTTAAGTAACATTCCCGGCACAGAGGCTCATATTCTTCTGTTTCACCCAGCAGTACCTGTTTATCGTTCTTTACTGTGCGGTGTGAAAAAGAAGCCAACTGTCCGCATTTCACACAGATGGCATGCACCTTGGATACTTCATCGGCTATGGCGCACAGGGCAGGCATCGGGCCGAAAGGTTTGCCGCGGAAATCCATGTCCAATCCGGCTACGATAACCCGCACACCGTTATTGGCTAATTGGTTGCATACATCCACCAAGCCTTCATCAAAGAACTGGGCTTCGTCAATGCCTACTACGTCTACTTCCGAAGTGAATAACAAGATGCTGGCCGATGAATCGATGGGCGTAGAAGAGATGGTATGACCTTCGTGCGATACTACATCTTCTTCTGAATAGCGAGTATCGATAGCCGGTTTGTAGATTTCTACCCGTTGGCGGGCAAATTTAGCGCGTTTCAGGCGGCGGATAAGCTCCTCGGTTTTTCCGGAAAACATGGAGCCGCAAATCACTTCAATTCTTCCTCTTTGTCTGGTTTCCTGGATATGATCTTCTGAGAATAGTACCATGATATCTGTTCAACATTATATTTAGGCACAAAAGTAACACTTTTGTTGGCTTTGCAGCATTTTTTCATTATTTATTTCTACATTTGCGGAAGTAATGTGATAGAATAACCATGGGAAAATTATATGTGGTACCTACTCCAGTAGGCAATTTAGAAGACATGACTTTTCGAGCCATCCGCATCTTGAAGGAGGTGGATTTGGTGCTAGCAGAAGATACCCGTACTTCTGGTATTTTATTGAAGCATTTTGAGATAAAGAATGCCATGCAATCTCACCATAAATTTAATGAACATAAGATGGTGGAAAGTGTTGTTAATAGAATAAAGGGAGGAGAAACGGTAGCATTGGTATCCGATGCAGGTACCCCCGGTATTTCCGACCCCGGTTTTCTGGTGGTACGTGAGTGTGTACGAAACGGCATAGAAGTGCAATGTCTACCCGGTGCCACAGCCTTTGTACCGGCACTGGTTGCTTCGGGTTTGCCTAACGATCGCTTCTGCTTCGAAGGATTTCTGCCGCAGAAGAAGGGCAGGATGACACGGCTGAAAGCGCTGGTTGAAGAGCAGCGTACAATGGTGTTCTATGAATCTCCCCACAGGTTGGTCAAGGCCTTGACACAGTTTGCTGAATTTTTTGGTGAAGAACGTCAGGCTTCCGTATCCCGGGAAATATCCAAAATTCATGAGGAAACGGTACGTGGCACACTGGCTGAATTGATAGCTCATTTTACGGCCAATGAACCGCGGGGCGAAATTGTGATAGTAGTAGCAGGAATAGACGATTAAATAAAAACTTCATTAACTAAACGTAAAAACGAAAGCGTATGAAAAAGCTAGTTTTATTATGTGCATGTGCAGCTTTAGTAGCTTCATGTGACAGCTTTTCAGGAAGTAATAAAAACAAGTTGCAGGCTGAAAATGATTCCTTGATGATGGAACTTACTCAGCGCAATGCAGAGTTGGATGAAATGATGGGCACCTTCAATGAAATATCTGAAGGTTTCCGCTTAATTAATGCGGCAGAGAACCGGGTGGATTTGCAGCGCGGTGCCGTGGCCGAAGGGTCAAAGACTGCTAAGCAGAAGATAACTTCCGACATAGAGTTTATCCGTAAGCAGATGGAAGAAAATAAGGAGCAGATTGCCAAACTGCAGTCTATGCTGAAGAATAGCAAGTATAATTCTGCTCAGTTGAAAAAGGCAATTGATGCCTTGAATCAAGAATTGGTAGCTAAGGCCCAACGCATCGAAGAGTTGCAGACGGAATTGGCTTCCAAGAATATTCGTATACAGGAATTAGATGCAGCAGTTACCGATCTCACGGCTACCAAAGAACAACTGGTGTCCGAGAATGAAGCAAAATCAAAGACGGTAGCCGAGCAAGATAAGGCTTTGAATACGGCATGGTTTGTATTTGGCACTCGCAAGGAATTGAAGGATCAGAAGATTCTGAAGAATGGTGAAGTAATGAAAGAAGCCGATGTGAATAAGGACTATTTCACGAAAATTGATATTCGTACTACCAATGAAATCAAACTGTATTCTAAATCAGCCAAGTTGCTGACCAATCACCCTTCCGCATCTTATACCTTGGCAGAAGATGATAAAGGACAACTTTCTCTGAAGATTACTAACCCCAAGGAATTCTGGGGAGTATCTAAATACTTGGTTATTCAGGTAAGATAAACCTACTATACAGAATGGCGGAAAGCATGTAGATATGTGTACAGACCGCCTATTCTTCAGACGCTTCAAACGCGGATGATACAGACGATTATTCCGATTTGGTTATAAAAATCCTTCCTAATAATCCGTGTCATCCGCGTTTGCTATGTTTGAACGAAGTATATTGATAAACGTTTTTTCATATAATTAAGAGCATGCCATATAAGAATCTCTTTTTCGATCTGGATGATACATTGTGGGCATTTTCGCAGAATGCACGCGACACTTTTGAGGAAATGTATCAAAAATACGGATACCATCGTTTTTTTCACTCATTCGAACATTTTTACCAACTCTATGAACGCCGTAATCGTGAATTATGGAGGGAGTATGGGCAGGGGCTGGTAGATAAGGACGAACTGAATCGCCAACGCTTTCTTTACCCTTTGCAGGAGGTAGGTGTGGTAGACGAGGCTTTATCCAGAGAATTTGCCCGTGATTTTTTTGAAGTAATTCCTACCAAACGTAAATTGATGCCTCATGCCCGTGAAGTTCTTCAAGAACTGTCGGGGCGGTATAATCTGTATATACTCTCCAATGGTTTTCAGGAGTTACAGTGCCATAAGATGCATTCGGCAGGTATCGACGCTTATTTCAAGAAAGTAATTTTGTCTGATGATATCGGAGTGTTGAAACCATGGCCGGAGATTTTTCATTTTGCCCTTTCAGCTACCCAGTCGCAGCTACACGAGTCGCTCATGATAGGCGACAGTTGGGAGAATGATGTGGCTGGAGCCGCCGGAGTAGGAATGCATCAGGTGTTTTATAATGTAAACGATATACCAACCACTCCTTTTCTACCCACCTTTCAGGTGAGAGACTTAAAAGAGTTGCTACAGTTCTTGTAGGAATGCCGAATATATTATGTACATTTGTCTGCGATTACACTCTTTTCAGGTGTTGCACTAAGTTAAATATCTAAATTTCTGCGTTATGGATACCTTGATACCTTTTGCATTGTTATGCTTCACTTCATTTTTTACGTTGACCAATCCGTTGGGCACTATGCCTGTATTTCTCACCATGACGCAAGGCATGAACGAGAAAGAACGCAAAGCCGTAATTACACGCGCCACGTGGGTAGCTTTTATCACCATCATGGTGTTTACCTTTGCCGGACAGTTCCTTTTCAAGTTCTTTGGCATATCCACCAATGGCTTTCGTATAGCCGGCGGATTCATCATCTTTAAGATTGGTTTTGATATGTTGCAGGCACGATACACCCCCATGAAACTGAAAGATGAAGAAATCAAAACGTATGCAGATGATATTTCCATTACTCCTCTGGGTATTCCTATGCTGTGTGGCCCAGGGGCTATAGCCAATGGTATTGTCTTGATGCAAGACGCTCATTCTTTCGAAATGAAAGGAGTGCTTATCGGTATGATAGCCTTTATCTATTTGCTTACCTATTTTATACTGCGTGCTTCCACTCGTCTGGTGAATTTTCTAGGTGAAGTGGGCAATAATGTTATGATGCGACTGATGGGGTTAATCTTGATGGTAATTGCTGTAGAATGTTTTGTAAGTGGTGTAAAGCCGATATTGATTGAAATAATAAAGACTGCTACAGTCTGATTGAAAAAGTGGCAGACATAGTAAAGGCGGTTGTATCCATTAGAGATACAACCGCCTTGTTTATTCTCAGATAGGTTTATCTTTCAACTTATCTCTGTGGCAGTGTATTGGCCCATTCGTTTTGTTCTACACCAAATCCGGAGTTGATTTCTGCATTTGGAATAGGAAATACCAACTTAGATATCTGGTAATCCTGGTAAGTAAACTGCACGTTTGGAGCTCCGGTAGCATATACTTCGGCTTTTTCATCCCAGCGTCTTAAGTCGTATAGGCGCATACCTTCCTGAAACAATTCACGGGCACGTTCATCTTTCAAGAATTTGATCAGCTCTTCTTTTTCGGCTGGCAGGTCGGCTACAGATTGGATGGCAGCATTTCGTTTGGCCACTGTAAGCAAGGCATTTTTAGCATGTTCCAGTGAGCCTTTGCTACTTTTCAGATTAGCTTCGGCCAAAATCAGAAACATTTCCGGTGCATTTACAATGTAATTTGTACCATAAGCAGCATTACCAGAGTCAAAGTGCGAGAATTTACCTCCAGCAAATATCGGAGTCTCTTGCGTAGATTTAGGACTCCAGTCAAAGATGGTAGTACGACAATCTTGTTCTCCGAAGAGTTTTTGCAGTTTGGGGCTCGGGCTGATATTATAAGTAGACCACAGCGTTCCGCTTGAATTGGCCGACCAGTTATTGGTCTGTGTAATGGCCAGTGCAAAGAAACTTTCTTTATTAGATGTGCTGTTGTTATAGAGCGACTTATATTCCTTTCCATATGTCAATGTGGAAATGTTTTTGGCTTTCAGCGCTTTATCAGCATAGCTGATGGCATTGTCCCAATCTTCCATGTAGAGATAAGTGCGTGCCAATAGTCCATATACAGCTGCTTTATTCAAATAGATAAGTGTTTCTCTATCTGCCTTGGCATTTTCAAAATGCTGGATGGCATTGGTAAAGTCGCCCACTACAGCTTCGTAGCTTTTTCCTACTGTGGTGCGGCTCACTTTGGAATGTGCCGGAATAGGCTTGTCTATCACTACGATGCCGGGCTCATCCGAAAAGTCCTGGCCGTTCACCTTGATTTGGTGCGCAAAGATATTGGTCAGCAACAGTTGGGCATATCCTCTCAAGGCGTAAGCCTCGGCCATGTAGATGTCCAGTTTCTTTTTATCAGCCTCATTGACCTTGTCATACAAGGCTTGAATACCTTCTATGATGCGGGCTGCATTGTCGGCAGTCTTATAGCCGTACTCCCAAATATCGTTCAGATAGACTTCTGTATCTGTAAACGTAAATGTGTAGATACGGTTAAAGTGTCCGGTTTTACCGTTCCAATAGCTGATATCTGTAGGAATATCGGCTATATTCAGCGCATAATTTCCTGCAAACTTATAATAGTACAAGTCGTAGTAGGTACCGTTTAGTGCAGTCGATATTTTTTCTACAGAAGTCAATCCGTTCTCCAAATCAGTTCCGTTATAGTAATCAGTGTTCAGGAAACTGTTTCCACAGCTAGAAAACCCCGCAGTCAGTGTCAGGGCCATCAACAGGTTTGCTATTTTTTTTCTCATGATGTAATGCTTGTTTAGTTAGACAATAGTTGTTGCATCTTTAGAAGGTAAGTTGAATACCTCCGATAAAGGTGCGTGCAGCCGGATATTGCCATGCAATGATACCGTTGGCAGATGTTTCCGGATTATATCCGATAAAATCACCGGCAGCAAAGGTATACAGGTTGTCCACTGAAATATAGGCACGCAATCTCTGTACGAAGATTTTTTCCATCCAGCTCTTAGGCAGGGTATATCCCAAGGTTACATTGCTGATGCGCAGGTAATTTCCGTTGTACAAGAAGCGGGAAGAATCTGCGGTAGAGTTATGCGGGTCGTTATAAATATACTGCGGGTATTTGGCATCTTTGTTTTGTTCTGTCCAGGAGTTGAGGGCTACTTCTTTCAGCGGCGTACGGAATGCCATGCCAAAACCTGTAAACGGAGCACCGGAATCATACACTTTTCCACCGATTCGATAGTTGAAGTTGAGGCTGAAGTCCAGGTCTTTCCAATTCAGGTTTGTACCGAATCCACCCAAGATTTTCGGGTCGGCACTTCCTAAATAGCGTTTGGCTGCTTTATTGTACTCCGAAGTAGTTTCGCTGCCTTCCTCATTAAGATACCACAGAGGTTTTCCTGTTTCACGGTCCACACCGGCATATTCCTTCATATAGAACTGGTTATACGGACGTCCCTGTTCTATGATTTGGAAAGTTGATTCGATGGGTTTGTCAGTTGATAGCTTGATAACTTCGTTCTTGTTCCAAGTTAAGTTAGCAAACACATTCCAACTCCAATCCTTATTTTGTATCAGTGAAGCATTGGCCGAGAATTCAATACCGCGGTTTCGGATAGATCCAATGTTCATGAACGTGCTGGAAAGTCCTGAAGTCATAGAGAGCGGAATTTCAAAAAGAGCATCCGAAGTCTTTTCATTATAGAAGTCGAAAGTCAGATGAATGCGATTGATCAATGATAAATCAAAACCAATATCAAACTTCTTGGATGTTTCCCAGGTAAGGTCGCGGTTGGTGATACTGGTAGGAATCATGCCCGGACGTTGGTTGTAGTTATATCCGGTAGTATAAAGTCCTCGTGCAGCATACCAGTCAATATCTTGATTACCTACTGTACCGTAAGAAGCTCTAAGTGTAGCATTGGTAATTACCGGGTTATTGGCCAGGAATGATTCACCGGAAATACGCCACTTAGCACCTACCGACCAGAAGTTACCCCACCGGTTGTTGCTTCCGAAAGCCGAAGAACCGTCACGGCGGAAGGAAGCCGACAAGTAGTACTTATCTGCATATGAGTAATGTAAATCGCTGAAATAAGAGGCCAGGCGAGCTTCTTTCTTGTAGTATTGGTTTCCTTGGTCTGTACCTGCTGTAGTCAGGTCACGCATGCCTGATCCGGCAAACGGAAAGTCTGACTTGGCATAATATTCAAAGAAATACGATTTCTTCTGCATTTCCTGTCCCAGCATCAAACCAATATTGTGCTTGTTGTCGAATGTATAGTTCCATCCGAATATGTTGTTCCAAGTCACTACGGTGTTACGGGAATTATGCTGTTGTCCCAAACCATTATAACCCATTCCTTGTGGATTGTATAATGCACTCCAATACTGGTATTGGCGTAAGTCATTGATGTTGACACCCAACGTAGTTTTAGCATAGATTCCCCATCCGAAATCAATCTGCAGATAGGGGTTCAGATTAATCATCTGTGTTTTGTTTTCATTCAGGTCACCGGCTGTTTTATCCATAATAGCCAGCGGGTTGTAGTTGTTGATGTTGGCATAGCTTCCATCTTCTGTATAGAAGGGATCCATGGGGGTCATGCTAGAGATAGCTGCCGTAAGCGGGCTGCTCATAGAACCGTTGGTAGAAAGTGAGAATCCGTTTTGGGTAGAGTAGCTGTACGATGAATTCACACCGATGCGAGCCCAATTGAATTTGCTTTCCAAGTTGATACGTCCAGAGAAGCGTTCCATGTCAGAGCCGATAACCAAGCCTTCTGTATTCAGATACCCCATACCTACATAATAGCTGGTTTTGCCCATATTGCCTTGTACATTCAGGTTATAATCCTGATAATATCCCTTTCGAGTGATGGCATCCATCCAGTCGTAAGAAGATTTTCCATCCCAATTAAAGTAATCATTGGACAGAAACTTGTAGTTATCTTCCCACTTTCCCCCTTTGGCAGCAGTCAGACCGTCAGCGAAGAGGTTCATAGATTCCTGTGCATTGGCAAAGTCCATGTTGTTGTTGCCCATTGCTACAAATCCCTGCTTGATATCCAGGTTGATATTGAATTTGCCTTCTGCACCTTTTTTAGTAGTAATCACGATGACTCCATTGGCAGCCCGTGAACCATAGATGGCTGTTGCAGCTGCATCTTTCAGCACGGTGATATTTTCTATATCCGCCGGGTTGATAGACGACATCGGGTCCACCGAGTTGTTATTCTTGGCAGTCAGTCCATTCTCGTCTGTATCCGATGATATAGGCATGCCATCGATTACATACAGAGGCTGCGTACCAGAGTTCAGTGAGCCGCGTCCACGTACATAGATAGAGCCCCATACTCCCGGCATACTGCTGGAATTGTTCATTTGAATACCCGGTACGGCACCTTCCAGTGATTTTACAAAGTTGGCATCCGTCTTTTTGGCAATCACATCTTTGCCCACCACGGCTGCAGCACCGGTAAAGGCCGCTTTACGTTGCACCCCGTAGCCTGTTACCACCACTTCGTCCAGCATTTCTGCATCCGATTTCATGAGAACCTTTACTTCCGGTTTAATAGCCACTTCTTGGGTTTGCATTCCAATATATGAAATAACCAAAGTTTTAGCACTGTTTGGTACATTAGAAAGTTCAAACTTGCCATCTATATCTGTGATAGCTCCTACTTGGGTGCCTTTTACCAATACGGAAGCACCGATTACCGTCTGCCCGTCTTCTTCCGATATCACAACACCTGTGACCTTTACGTCTTGGGCAGTTACCAGGCCGATACCTACACTTAGGAAGGCCAGAAATAACATCATTTTTCTTTTCATAAATTCTCTCTAAATTTTAAATCATCAACGAATAGTTTCTTGATTAAAGTCTAATGCAAATGTATGGCTTGAATTCTAAAATGTTACTACTTGCTAGAAAAATATTTTAATTTTGTCAAAATGTTACTTTGTTGTAGTTGGCTTATTGTGTTTTTGGATTCTTTTTTGGAGTAGTGTTTTATAAAAAAGAACTCTTTTATATTACATTTTGCTACATTTATAGGCAGAAGTTTGGGAGAATAGTTGCAGCTAAGTCTATAAAAAAGTTAAAGATGTGAGGCTGTTTTGTAGAAAAAACAAAAGAACTAGAAAGTCTAGTCCTTTTGACACGCTGCTTTGTATTTTATGGAATTGCAGAGCAATGAGTAAATGGCGGTTTGATATGTAAAACAAATTGCAGGTAAAGATTAAAGCTGTTGCGGAGCATGAAAAACGCATTTCTTTTTCTTTCTTATTGCGATTATTTTTTACATATAGGTGGAAACTTCTTCGCATACCACCATGTCAACACCGCGAAACACCACCGCAATCTTATGCAGTTGCGTGTTGCCGATGGGTCGTTTCACTTTTTCTATGCGGCATAGCGGTTGAACTTATCATGTTGCTTATAAAACTCATGGCTATTCAATAAAAACTATAAACGGCATCGCCGTTTATATAAACGACACCGCTGTTTGTATAAACGACAGTGCCGTTTGTAAAAACGGCGATGCCGTTTATAGTTTATATATGTATTCTCGAATATTACCGATAATATAAAGAACTTTATCCTATTGCTATCAGTTTATTCTCAATCAATCTTTCCGGTGAAGCACTTCCCCAAATCATGGATAATTGTTTGGTCCAATATAGCAGAATATAGCTGGGTGGTTTTTATACTTTTATGCCCCAATAATTTCTGCA
>UncleJesse_p2__coassemble_733_pt1 | contig 27807 bp, 27 predicted proteins | sample UncleJesse_p2__metabat2_low_PE_015 | metagenome-assembled genome bin UncleJesse_p2 | reverse complement strand
CCATGCAGATTCGGGAAGTGGTGATTAAATCGCCTCCGATTGAACGGAATGGAGACACCTTGCAGTATAACGTAAGCAGCTTTATAAGCGAAACAGACCGGAAGATAGGCGATGTCTTAAAAAGACTTCCCGGCATTGAAGTGCAACCGAACGGTGAAATCCGATATCAGGGGGTGAGCATCAATAAATTTGATGTAGAGGGGATTGATGTATTTGGCGGACGTTACGGACTGGGTACCAATAATATCCGGGCAGCCGACATTGCCAAGGTGGAAGTGATAGAGAATCATTCCCCGTTAAAGGTGCTGAAAGATTTAGACCTCTCCACCCGGGCGGCTGTCAACCTCAAGTTAAAGAATTCTTCGAAAGGGGTATGGAGTGGCCATGCCAAATGGGGAGTGGGCTACGAACCGGTCAGTTGGAATACAGAAACCTTGTATATGTATCTTAGCCGAAATTTTCAAAACTTCAATTTCTATAAAACCAATAATACAGGTGATGATTATGAGAAAGAGTTGGTTTCCTTTTGGGCTCTCTTCTGGGCTATCAGAAAATAAGAAAGCCCCAAAAGACTGTCTCTTAGGGCTTTTCTTTGATTGGTTGTTGGACTACCAGGATTCGAACCTGGACAAACAGAACCAAAACCTGTTGTGCTACCATTACACCATAGTCCAAACATAGGGCTTTCTGTTAAAAAGCGGTGCAAAGATAGAGATATTCTGTTTATCCTCCAAATATTTTATCTACTTTTTTAGTTCTATCCCTAAAAAAGTCATTTTACAATGACCAGATAATAGTTTTTCTTACCGCGTTGTACCAAGAGATACTTATCATCCAACAAATCGTCTACGGTAATTTCCTGGTCGAAAGCAGACAGTTTTTCTTTATTCAAAGATACACCGCCCCCCTGCACCAGCTTGCGCATTTCGCCCTTGGATGCAAAGATGGCTGCGTGTTCCGTAAAGAGGTCTACTGCTTTTACGCCGGCTGTCAGCCCGTCGCGAGAGACTTCAAACTGCGGTACACCTTCGAATACAGCCAACAAGGTATCTTCATCCAGTTTCTTCAACGCTTCTGAAGTAGCATTGCCGAAAAGTATGTTGGAAGCATCTACTGCTGCATTGTAATCGGCTTCGGAGTGAACCATGATGGTTACTTCCTTAGCCAGACGTTTCTGCAACACACGCAAATGAGGAGCTGCATCATGCTCGGCTGTCAACGCTTCGATTTCTTCACGAGAGAGGGCCGTAAAGATTTTGATGTAACGCTTGGCATCTTCATCGCTTACATTCAGCCAGAACTGGTAGAACTTATAAGGAGAAGTGTAGCGGGGATCCAGCCAGATATTGCCCGACTCTGTCTTGCCAAACTTACCTCCATCAGCTTTTGTAATCAGCGGACAAGTCAGCGCAAACACTTCGCCTCCATTGGTACGACGAATCAGTTCGGCACCGGTAGTAATATTACCCCATTGGTCTGAACCACCCATCTGCAGACGACATCCTTTGGTTTCATACAAATGAAGGAAGTCATAACCTTGCAGCAACTGATAGGTAAACTCTGTAAAGGAAAGTCCGTCACGCGCTTCACCATTCAGACGTTTCTTCACAGAATCCTTTGCCATCATATAATTTACGGTAATGTGTTTACCTACCTCACGGGCAAAATCCAAGAAACTGAAATCCTTCATCCAGTCGTAATTGTTCACCAGTTCCGCACGATTGGGTGCATCTGAATCAAAATCCAGGAACTTGCTCAACTGCTTTTTCATTCCCTCCATGTTATGACGGAGCGTTTCTTCTGTCAGCAGGTTACGTTCTGCCGATTTGCCGGAAGGGTCACCAATCATACCGGTAGCTCCTCCAATCAACGCCAACGGTTTATGGCCACAACGCTGGAAGTGACGCAGAATCATCACACTGCACAAGTGACCAATGTGCAGAGAATCGGCAGTAGGGTCAAAGCCGATGTAAGCCGTTACCTGTTCCTTGGCAAGGAGTTCTTCGGTACCCGGCATCATATCGTGGAGCATGCCACGCCATCTTAATTCTTCTACAAAATTCATATTTATTCATTATTTAAGTTCTACCATCACAAAGCACTCTTTTCTAAAGAGCTGCACGCAAAAGTACGACTCTTTCTCTGAAGATACAACTCTTACTGCTTAAAAAAGACGTCCTTTACATTTCGGGCTACCGATTCAAAAAGGTCCTCATACGAACACCCTCTTACTAAAGCCACCTGCCTATATAACTGATAAATATCCTTATCACATTCATCGGTTTCCAAAAAGAGACGGTCGGCAGGAACCCGCAGCAGTGCAGCTTCTTGAAAGCGAAAGCCAAACGACAGATAAAAACCGTGATGCAACAGCATATCGGCCAACGCTGCTTTTCCACGAAAACCATGAATAATCCAGGGCTGCACAGGACGCAGTTCACGCTTCAGCCGTACAAGTTCATCTACAGCCTTTACCAAGTGAATCAAGACCGGCTTGGCCACCCGTTCTGCCCACTCTACCTGTTTTCTGAACACCAGTTCTTGCAGTTTCATGGGTGTCTGAGCCAACTTATCCAGTCCTGCTTCCCCTATTGCCAGCACCTGCGGATGTAGAATCTGTTCTTCAAAAACAGTCCATTCCATCGGAACATCTCCCTGAATATACCAAGGATGAATGCCCACAGAATACCAGCATCCTTCTTCCAAAACAAATGAATCGGGAAAACAGTTCACTATAGCTCTTCCCTTCTGCAAAGAAACGCCGTGAGTATGTATATCTATCGGATAATTCATGGCACCGGATCATAGCCAGAGCCTCCCCATGGATGACATCGCAGCAAACGTCTGACTGTGAGATACAACCCCTTGAAAGGGCCATGTTTTCTAATGGCTTCTACTGCATACTGCGAACAAGTAGGCGTGAAGCGGCACGACGGACCTAAAAGCGGAGAGATACAACGCTGATAAAAAAATATAGGAACAAGCAGCAAGTACGAGAACAGTCGGGAAAGCACCCTACACCCTGTCTGCCAAATGAAACAGACCTTTTTCATAACTTCTCTACAAGGCGAGACAAGGCTGTTTTCATCCGTTCTTCTATCAAGGCAGAATCCAACAGCTCATCCGATAGATAAATAAACGCAATGGCCAAACGATCGCCTCTCACAGCCAGCGCATCTGTCAGCATCTGTTGATTTAAACGATAAGCCTCCCGAATCTGTCGCTTTACCCGATTACGCTTCACAGCCCGTTTGAACCTTCTTTTAGAAACGCTTACCAAGATAGATACAGGCGCTTCCAATTCCTCTACAGGCAGATACACTACCCGTAAAGGGAATACAGCAAACGAACGGGCATTTCCGGAAAACATGCTGTCAATCACCTTCTTTTTATTTAGTCGTTCCGACTTACGCAGTGTATAGGCCATAGCATACGATTATTATAATAGAAATAATAGAACAACGCGGATAACACGGCGTTATATAACCATTCGCGTTACCCGCGTCATCCGCGTTTTTACAAAAAAAATCTTTATTCCGAAAAGTCTTTATTTTCCCTTATTGTTTTCTTTGATAAACATATCCAATGCAGCTGTCATAGAAGGAGCCTTTACGCTGGGAGCCTCCAAATCCAGACGCAATCCTGCATCTCGTACAGCCTGCGCTGTAGTAGAACCAAACGTACCGATTTTGATATCTTTCTGCTCAAAATTGGGGAAATTCTTCTGCAAAGAAGCCACACCGGCAGGGCTGAAGAAAATCAGCATATCATAATCAAAAGCTTCGTCTGGTGCAAAGTCATTGCTTACTGTGCGATACATCACTGCCTCAGCATGCTGGATTTTATTCTTATCCAAAGCATTCTTGATTTCATCTGTATGCACATCCGACATAGGGACAAAGTATTTTTCAGTCTTATGCTTTACAATAGACGTAAGCAAATCATCAAATTTACCGGTATTACCAAAGAAGATCTTACGCTTACGATACTGCACATATTTCTGGATATAAAGAGCGATAGATTCCGTCACGCAGAAATATTTCATCGTTTCAGGAATCGTAACCCGTAATTCTGTACACAGGTGAAAGAAATGATCTATGGCATGACGAGAGGTAAATACAACAGCTGTATAATCCAAAATGGATATTTTCTGTTGTCTGAACTCTTTCGCCGAAAGACTCTCAACTTTAATAAACGGGCGAAAATCTATTTGTACGCCGTATTTCTCAGCAATGTCGTAGTAAGGAGATTTCTCTGATGCCGGTTTCGGCTGCGACACTAGTACTTTCTTTATTTTCAATGTCCTAAAATTTTATTGTCAAATAATCGTTTAGCTGCTCGACCCCACGGTATAAAACCAAGTAAGGCACGATTTCAAGGGCACAAAAGTACAAAAATAAAAGCAAACAGCCATGCAAATTGTCACAAAAAAGTTTTAGCCACTTATATAACATCAATATTTTCACCAAAATAAATAAAAAGATGGCCAGAACTGCAGTCGTTTGAATATTCAAATCAAAATAAACGATAAAAAGCACCAACGGAAAAAGCACAAAACCTATATAATATTGCAAAGCCGAATAGGATTCCAGCCAAAGAGAAGTCTTGTTTTCGTCAAAAAAAATCCAACCGATAAATGAATAAAGAATCCATTTTATGCCAAACACCAACATAGGCAACAAAACGTATATGGACAAAAGCAAAACCGGAGAGAACTGAGTCACTAGCGAAGGAGAGATTTCATTATAAAAGTTAAACAGATAGATGCCCTCCAACAGACAAGTCTGCAGAATCAACAGCAGCAGATACCGCATATCCGAAGCTGTAGACATGGCAAAAATACTGGTCCGCTCTCGATGAAGCAAAAAGTCTTTAACTAACTGAAGTAAAAACTTACTGCTGCGCGACAAGACATAGGCCGACAAAAAGAAACAGCCCAATAGCAATACTGCCACCCCATCGTCCATACGCAGCGAGTATGGCAAGGGAATTCCTTCTACCCAACCGTTCCACAGTGTCATCATATAGCAGCAAACTTACGGATAGATGCATCCCACAGGGGGATAGATTGTATCAGCCGGATAGCTTCTTGCGGAGTTTCTGCCACTTGCCAGATGGCTCCATGCTGCACACGCATGAAATTCTCCTCTACGGCTTGTGCCAACATCTCAAGTAAGGGGTTGAAATATCCTTTGGTATTCAGAATAACGATAGGATTCAGATACAAGCCCAATTGCTTCCAGGTAATTACCTCTAACAGTTCCTCCAACGTGCCACATCCGCCAGGCAGGGCAATGACCGCATCACTCAGGTCCGCCATTTTCTTTTTACGCTGATGCATACTATCCACCTCTATCAATTCCGTCAGCCCGGTATGGTGCCATCCCTGTTCTATCATAAAATGCGGAATGACGCCTGTCACCTCTCCCCCGTTGGAGAGAGCAGCATCTGCCACGGCAGCCATCAAGCCCATCTTTCCCGCTCCATTTACCAGCCGGATATGATTCTGAGCCAGCAACAATCCCAGTTCACGGGCAGCATCGAAGTAAGCAGCATCTATTTTCGTGCTCGAAGCACTGTACACACATACAGAGGATATCTTATTCATGATTCTTTATCTCAATATAATACAGGAGACAAAGGTACACGATTTCAGCGAGATTCGCAATATCAAATGAAATCTCTCAGTTCGTGCTGCAGCTTCTGGCGGGTAAAGAAGATGCGACTTTTCACAGTGCCTAGCGGCAGATCAAGTTTCTCGGCTATTTCCCGATACTTAAACCCGGAGATGTGCATGGAAAAAGGAATCTTGTATTCGCGCGGCAAAGCATTGACCACACGGTGCATTTCTTTCAAATCGTAAGCTTGCTCGGTACTCTCGTATGTATCATCGCCTGGAAGATTCAGATGGTAAAGGTTGTCTGTCTGGTCTACAAAAGTCTGCTCGCGCACCACCTTACGGTAATTATTGATAAAGATATTACGCATAATGGTATACATCCATCCCTTAAAATTGGTTTCGGGTTCATATTTATCCTCGTTGTCCAGAGCTTTTAATGAAGTTTCCTGCAAGAGGTCGTTAGCATCTTCCTTGTCGGAAGTCAGTTTATAAGCAAAGCGTAAAAGGTCATCTTGTATATTAAGAAGGTCTTTTGCAAAAGTAGTACTGTCATTCATAATCTTTTCTTTTAATAATCATCATGGTCTATTGTTCAATCACACAAACTTAAGCAATCCAGCCGTATAGCACCGACCACATATAGGCAAGAAAAGGGGGATAAACTATCAAATAACAGTTTTCGGGTGGTATCTGACAGTTTTCGGGTGTCCGTTACATATAAAAACAGCTACTTCTACCTTCTCATAAGAGAGAGGGCAGAAGCAGCTGTTATATTCGATTCTACCAATCTTGCTTTCTTAGAGTCCGAAAGCAGCCTTCACTTGATCTACGTAATCTAATTTTTCCCAAGTAAAGAGTTCCACTTCTACGTCTTTGTTTCCTTCATAGCGGCTCTTGAAGTGCTTCACTACCGTCTGCGGTTCACGGCCCATATGACCATAAGCTGCTGTTTCCTGATAAATAGGATTGCGCAGTTTCAAGCGGTCTTCAATGGCCTTCGGACGAAGGTCGAAGAGTTCGTCTATCTTCCGTGCTATTTCTCCATCGCTCATCTGCACGTTGCTGCGACCATAGGTATTTACATAGATATTGATAGGACGAGCCACACCGATGGCATAACTTACCTGCACCAGCATTTCATCGGCCACACCGGCAGCCACCAGGTTTTTAGCAATGTGGCGGGCAGCATACGCAGCCGAACGGTCTACCTTGGAAGGGTCTTTACCTGAGAAAGCACCACCGCCATGAGCGCCCTTGCCACCATACGTATCTACGATAATCTTGCGGCCTGTCAGACCTGTATCTCCGTGCGGGCCACCGATTACAAACTTACCGGTAGGATTCACATGATACGTAATGTTCTCATTAAACAGTGCCAACACCTTTTCAGCATGAATAGAGGCAATGACACGTGGCATCAGAATTTCGATTACGTCCTTGCGGATCACAGCCAACATTTCCTCATCAGCTTTCAGTTGAGCTTCCTTGCTATCATCAGCCGGCTGAATAAAGTCGTCGTGCTGAGTAGACACCACAATCGTATCGATACGCACCGGAGTGCCGTTATCATCGTATTCAATGGTAACCTGACTCTTGGCATCCGGACGGAGATAAGTCATCTGCTTGCCTTCGCGACGGATATCGGCCAGTACCAGCAAAATACGATGAGCCAAATCCAGCGACAGCGGCATATAGTTTTCTGTCTCGTTGGTAGCATAACCAAACATCATACCCTGGTCGCCTGCTCCCTGATCCATCGGGTCCTGACGCTCTACGCCACGGTTAATGTCGGGACTTTGCTCATGAATAGCGCTCAATACGCCGCACGAATTACTTTCAAACATATACTCGCCCTTCGTATAGCCTATTTTCTTGATTACCTCACGCGCTATCAGTTGCAAGTCTACATACGCTTTGGTTTTCACTTCTCCGGCAAGCACCACCTGTCCGGTTGTTACCAGCGTTTCGCAAGCTACTTTTGAACTGGGGTCATACGCCAACAGTTTGTCAAGCACAGCGTCCGAAATTTGATCGGCCACTTTGTCGGGGTGTCCTTCAGACACCGATTCGGATGTGAATAAATATCCCATTTCTTCAATGAATAATTAAAAATTAGAACTATAAAAGAATAGGGAAAGGTTCGTTGAGTAGGAAGTCGGTCTTTCATTCCCTTGAAAGGAGTACCGAAAATAGAAAAGGATGTGTTTTAGCATTTTTTTCTGTGGTTGCAAGCTACTCAAATCTTTCCACGCTTCATTTTCAAGGCACAAAGATAATGCTTTTCTTAAAAATAAACTACCTTTGCCCCCAAGATTAACATTCTTCAAACATCGTAAACCATGCTCATGAAACTAATCTCTTATTTCAAAACTCGCCGCTGGACATCTATCTATCTGTTCACAGGGATCTTTTATGGATTCAGTTTCCTAATAGACTATCTGATGACACAGACCCTCCCCACTGCACCTTCCGTACTGAGAGGTATCATCGGTTGCTTCCTCTTCAGTCTGTTCGTGATTCCTAAACGGGCAGAGCACCCTTAAAAATCTCGCGGAGCGGCTTCATCACAAAGTCTCGTTCCTGCATCAGCGGATGAGGAAGAACCAGTTCCGGTGTATTCATCACCACAGAAGAGCCATCGGCCTTCAGGCAAAGCAGCAAGTCGATGTCTATCACGCGGTCGCTATACACTCCATTGGCCGATTTATGCGTACGGCCCATCTCCCGCTCTATCTCCTGTGTAATGTGCAGCACCTCCAGAGGCAGGCAGTCGGTCTCCACTCCCAAGGCCGCATTTAGGAAACCGTTGTCCGAGGCAAACCCCCAAGGCTCTGTAGTATAAAAAGCGGAAAGGGAAATCACTCTCCCTATCCGCTCTTCTATTTTCGCTACAGCGGTACGGAGATTCTGCTCCTTATCGCCGAGATTAGTTCCCAAACCTAAATAGACTATCATAAGTACATTAACGGTCGGTAATCAACATGGCATCGCCGTATGTACCAAAGCGATAACCTTCTTTCAATGCCACATCATAGGCATTCATCACTTCATCGTATCCGCCGAAAGCAGCTACTATCATAAGCAGCGTACTCAGCGGCATGTGGAAGTTGGACACCATGGAAGTAGCCACCGTAAAATCATAAGGAGGGAAGATAAACTTATTGGTCCATCCTTCATATTCTTTCAGATGTCCGTCGGTGCTTACCGTACTTTCAATGGCACGCATCACTGTGGTGCCCACAGCACACACCTGACGATTGAAATCCTTGGCACGGTTCACAATGCGCACCGCCTCTTCATTCACTATCATCTGTTCCGAGTCCGTCTTATGCTTGGTCAGGTCTTCCACATCGATGTCGCGGAAATTGCCCAATCCTGCATGAAGCGTAACGAATGCAAAATCCACTCCCTTGATTTCCATCCGCTTCATCAATTCGCGGCTGAAGTGCAGATTGGCTGTAGGAGCCGTTACCGCACCCTCGTTGCGGGCAAAGATAGACTGGAAACGTTCAGCATCTTCCGGCTCTACCGGACGGTTGATGATGCTGTGAGGCAGCGGAGTTTCTCCCAGCGCATACAGTGCTTTCTTGAATTCATCGTGCGGACCATCGTAGAGAAAGCGCAGCGTACGTCCGCGCGACGTAGTGTTGTCAATCACTTCGGCCACCATCGAATCATCCTCGCCGAAATACAGTTTGTTACCGATGCGGATTTTCCGGGCCGGGTCTACCAACACATCCCACAATTTATGCTCTTCATTCAACTCACGCAACAGAAACACCTCAATTCTAGCTCCTGTCTTCTCCTTGTTGCCATATAAGCGAGCCGGAAAAACCTTTGTATCATTGAAGATGAACACATCCTTATCATCGAAATAGTCCAAAATATCCTTGAACATCCGATGTTCAATTTCACCGGTTTTCTTATGAAGCACCAACAGGCGCGACTCATCTCTGTATCGGGCAGGATGCAGAGCAATCTTCTCCTCGGGAAGCTTAAATTTGAATTGTGAAAGTTTCATATCCTATTAAGTTTTGAGTTTTTCTATATTCTTTTATTTCTATTACGTACATTTAGGATTCTTCTCCTATCTTCACCTCTTGGGCGGCTATCCAATCTTTAAAATCCAGTGGATTCATACAATCTTCTACCCGCACATCTCCAACCCTCGTACGCCGCAAAGCCGTGAGATGGGCACCACTCTGCAAGGCTTCTCCTATATCGCGTGCCAAGGCCCGAATATACGTACCTTTGCTGCACACCACCCGCACCCGTATATCGGGCAACTGGCATTCGAGCAGTTCTATCTCATCTATTACCAGCAACTTGGGTTTCAGTTCCACCTCTTCGCCCTTCCGTGCCAAGTCATAGGCACGCGTACCATTGACCATACAGGCCGAAAATGCGGGCGGCACCTGCTGTATTTCACCCACGAATTGCTGCAGTGTGGCTTCTACCAATTCTCGAGTAATGTGTTCGGTAGGATACGTAGCATCTATTTCATGCTCCAGATCGTACGAAGGTGTGGTAGCTCCTAAACGGATATCTGCAACGTACTCTTTAGTGTGATACTGAAATTCCTCAATACGTTTGGTAGCCTTACCGGTACACACAATCATTACCCCGGTGGCCAGGGGGTCGAGCGTACCCGCGTGCCCCACTTTCAATTTCTTCACACCCAATCGCTTACAGATATGATACCGAGCATGCCCCACCACTTTAAAGGAAGTCCATCCCAGCGGTTTATCAAAAAAGAGTACTTCTCCTGTCTTGAAATCCTTCATCCTACATCACCTCCAATGAATGTCCGGTCAACAACATCAGCAGAATGATACCACCTACAATGATGCGATACCATCCGAAAGCCTTGAATCCGTATTTGGTAACGAAACTGATAAAGAACTTGATAGCCAGCAGAGCTACGATAAAGGCCACTACATTACCGATTATCAGAGCCGAGAGATTATTCATAATGATTTCTGTTCCTCCATCCAAAAACAGCTTCAACATTTTATAAGCCGTAGCAGCAAACATGGTAGGCACAGCCAGGAAAAACGAGAATTCGGCAGCTTCTTTACGGGTAAGCTTCTGAGCCATACCACCTATGATGGTAGCCATGGAGCGAGATACCCCCGGAATCATGGCAATACACTGAAACAAACCAATATTGAAAGCTTTCTTTTCTGTCAGTTGAGTATCTTCACTGCCTTTGTTGAATATCTTGTCACAGAACAGCATGAAGATACCTCCGATTACCAGCATCACTGCTACCACAGCCACACTTTCCAGCATTTCGTCAATCTTGTCGCTGAACAGGAAGCCCAACACTGCCGCAGGAATAAAAGCGACCAGCAGTTTCCAGTAGAAATCAAACTTGTGCAGGAAACGCTTCAAGCCCGATGCCCCCTGCGGAGCAGGAGTGTGATTCAACTGAAAAAAACGTTTCCAATACAGACAAACCACAGACAAGATGGCTCCAAACTGAATAATCACCGTAAACGCTTTTACAAATTCTGTACTCTCCACACCCAGCACATTCTGTGTGATAATCATATGTCCGGTAGATGATACCGGTAAAAACTCTGTCAATCCTTCGATTATGGCAATGATAATTGCCTCGAACGTAGTCATATCTCCCATATTCATTCTTTTTCTTCTCGGTTAATCTCATCTTTCGGCTTACGAACCACCGCATAAATTATAAACACAAAGCCCAGCAAACATACCACCGGCGCCACCTTGATGCGACGTACACTGAAAATATCTGGCTCAAAGTTAGCCGGCGTTGACGAAGGACCTGTCATCAACAAAAAACCCACTATCACCACTACCATGCCGATGGCCAGCAAGATGAAGTTGGTCTTGTCAAAAGCAAATTTTTCTTTATTCATGAATGCTATATGTTTTTAATAATACAAAGCACTGGATTTCATCCTCAAATATTTATTGATGGAAAACCAGGCACAGAGCCAGGTTATGATAATACCAAAAGCCAATACAGACACCGATACGGCCAGCATGACCTGAGGTGTAACCACCGCCACCAATTCGGGTTCATAGGCTACCAGCCAGACGGCTGCTGCCCATAAGATACCATCTGCCAGGCAAGCAGCTAGCACACCGATCCAAAAATTCCTCTGCAAAAACGGCCGGCGGATAAATCCCCAGCTGGCTCCCACCAACTTCATCGTATGTATCAAAAAACGCTTGGAATAGATGGTCAGCCGGATGGTGTTATTAATCAGCGCAAACGATATCAGGCTCAGAATGCCTGCCAATCCCAACAAAAGCAGACTGATGTTTCGTATGTTATCATTCACTGCGTCTATCAGTTCTTTCTGATAGAGCACTTCTTGTATATTGGTATTCTTCTTGAGAAGCTTTTCTATCTTGGCAATGCTGTCTGAATTGGCATAGTTGGAATGAAGCTTAATCTCAATGGATGCCGTAAAAGGATTATATCCAAGAAACTCCTGCGGGTCGGTCCCCATGGCTTCGGTCTGCTCGCGCAGTGCCTGCTTCTTCGAGATATATTCCGTATGCTTTACAAAGTCCTCCTGATTCAAGCGCTTCTGCAACTTCAGAATATCCGCTTCCTTCATATCATCGCTGATAAGCAGCGAGAAACTGATGTTCTCTTTTACATATACCGAAAGGTTATGGGCTGCCAGCACAAAAAACACTACCAGTCCCAGCAACAGCAGTACCAAAGTGGTGCTGATGCTCGATGTGACGAACTGCATATCTACACTGCTTCCTGATTTTCTTTTACCCATATGCACCTCTCTTATTTTTTACGGAAGACATAAATCATCGAACTGCTGCGTTCCTTGTGCACCAGTGAACTACACCAGGCCAGCAACCCCGTCCACATACCTCTCAAAAACGGACATGCACGCTTGCGCTGCTTCTCGGTGAGCATGGATACATAAAACGCATCAAACGGCATAGGATAATGAGCCGCCAGAATAAATCCCTGCTGCACAGCCAGCCGCGTCAGTGTGTCGGGGGTAAAATGCCACAAATGTCTGGGCACATCATAAGCCGCCCAATCGGCCCCGTACTTCCGGGCATCATACGATGAACAATTGGGCACCGCCACGATCAGCACCCCTTTATCGGCCAGCAATTCATGCAATCGTTTCCAGGTATCCTTCAGATGCTCCAGGTGCTCCATCACATGCCACAGCGTAATCACCTGAAACGAAGCCTCGGGAAATTCCTGCAAGGCTGCTTCGGGCTTCACCTGTAGCCCGAAATGCTCGCGGGCAAAGCGTCGCGCCCCTTCATTCTTCTCCACTGCTTCTACCTGCCAGCCCTTCTGCTGCATGGTATGAGGAAAATATCCGGTGCCGGTACCGATATCCAGCAAGCTGCCCGTGGACCTGTGTGCCTCGCGAACCACCAGCCGGGCTTTACGCCGCAGCATATACGAGCGTACCCAGTGATATACGGCATTCATCATTCCCTTCCGGGTATCTGAATGAGAAATGTAATCGGGAGTTTCATAATAACGTCCTATCTCGGCTTCCACCGGAAAATCTTGCGTGAACAGAAAACCGCACTCACTGCAACGGTACAGTTGAAACGCTTCACCCGAAGCGTAACGATCTACGCAGGTCAAGGCAGGCTTCAGAGAGGTTCCTCCGCATACGGGACATTGCTTTATAGTGAGTTTCTTCATTGAATTCAGCTGAAAAAGTGCTGTAGCCTGTACTCCACAAGCTACACTACACCTAAATTTGGTGCAAAATAACAAATAAAATGTGATTCTACCCCTAAGCGTTAACACTATTTAATCTGTCAGCGACAACTCATCAAGGATGTTTTTGATTCCCGTACTGTTTATCTGTTTTCTGAAATGTACCCTATAGCCACTTTCGGTCATAGCTTTGAAGAACTCTTCGGCACAAGAGATTTTAGAGTCTTCATCCTGCGAAATATGCGAATCCTTATCATAAGCTTTCGTTTCAATAACCACATTCAGCTCCTTCGTTCCGTCAGCCTTCTTGATTACATACATGAAGTCCGGGCTATAATTACTGGAAGCCACCGTAGGTATACAAATACTGTGCGAAGGAATCTTGCCATAGACAATCACTTCGTCTATCTCTGTCTTTATATTCTGAAGTTCCAGACCGGAGTCGTGTGCATAGGCATCATAAAGGTATTTCACTGGAGGCTCTCCGGGAACACATTTATTTCCGATAAATGCCTGAACCACTTCATCCTTCACAGTACCGTCGGTATGGGTCAGTTTGGTTTCCTTCGCAGCATAATTAGCCTGTTTATAGCGCACGAAGCCCAGCAACTGCCTGCATTTCCAATCATCCACCGCCCCAACCAGCCGGGTCAACGAATGGTCGTTGAACATTTCATCGGTGATGGAACAACCCTGATTGGCCACTTTACAAATCGCCTTATGCAAAATCAGTACAGGAATGTTTGTGTAGCGCGATGCACGTTTCAAGAACTCGCCATACCCGTAGTGACGGTTATGTAACGTCAGTTCTGCATGAGTTCCTTCACTGGCCATAGCCACCTCTCCGTCAAATTTCAGGATTCTGCGGGAAGACTCCATCGTCTGAAATGAGAATACCCATTTTTCCTTCAGCACAGCAGGCAATTCTTCTTCTATTCTCGAATCTATCTTTTGGTCGAAATAAAGCACATATTTCCTGTTCAGCTGTTTCCATAACTCCCGTAACTCCTCAAATCGGGCCTTTCGGATATGAATTTTATCACGACGGGCACTGTTACGGTTGATAATGCGATGCATATTCACCCTACCGGCTTTATCCCCGAATTCCGGATATTCCATCAGCATCTCATCAAATTTATCCGTCACCACCTTTTTATCAAAATCCACGAATCCTTTCGTCATCAGTTCTATAAAGAACTTATTGACCTCTACACCACGCTTCCGTGCCACCTCCATGATGTCTTCTGCAGAAACAGAAAATGCACTTGTCTGTTCCGACTCCAGTTCACCGTTGATTTCAGCCACCAGCTTGTTGGCAAAGTCCTTCTCAGTAAAATCAACAATATAATTCAGCATAAAGGAAGCATCACTGATTCTGTTTCCGGCACTATCCACAGGCAGGCGCAAGCCGCGCCCCACTTCCTGCAGTTTACTGATTTCCGAACCACTGGAACGCAATTTGCAGATGGTAAACACATTTGGATTATCCCAGCCTTCCTTCAACGTCCATTTAGAAAACAGGAAACGTAGCACATTCGGCTTCCCCTTTTTATCCGTAAAACTCAACAAATTCTTTTTCTCATGCAAAATTACCTTCACCTCACTGGCTATTTTCTCATCCGTATCACTGTTGTCCTGCGAAAAATATCCCGCACACGAAGCCTCCAGATTATCCAATGTAGCTTTCAGATAAGCTTCATATTCAGCAATATTCTGTTTCGCAAGCTCCTTCTGAATTCTGTCAGCCAACTTCTCCAGAAACATCTTTCTCAGCCATCCGTCATTTTTCCCCTCCGCTCCACGGAAACTTTCTATGCTATCGATAAAAAACAAGGCCAACGTCTTGATGGGCAAGCCTTCCCGGCAGAAATTTGCCCGTTCTGTCTCAAAATGGCGCATCAAGGCCAGTTCTATCATCCCCTCCTGATAAGAGATAGCATACTGGTCGGGAAAAAACTCTTCACCGACCAGTTTTTCCTGTCCGTTGCTCAGACTGACACCGTTCTTCCCGATAGCCTCTATCGTCACCCCATCCAGGTCTTTATCAATCATACCCAAACTTTCACCCACGTGAATGGTAAACGGCTTTCCGGGATGGTCGGATGTTATCAATTTCAAGTGAACACTATCCCCTTTCACAGTAGAAAGCACTTTCACCTTCTTCTCACTTTTTTTCCCGTTCGGCAGTTCCAGATGCTCTTTTGCCACTCCTTTGATAAGCCCCTTATTAAAGGAATCCGCCGCATTCAAATCATAAATCAACTCCTGATAATCTTTCACAGAGTGCTTGTGCTTTCCCTTGCCTGCTGTCAGTTCCGGAAAGGTGGCTCCATAACGCAACACCAACTGGGGTCTGAAATGCTCGATTAATGCTGCATACGACGTACTGTCACGCCCCACCCGGTGCGGCTCATCAATAATCAGCACAGGCTTGGTATCGGCAATGGCATCTACAGGCCGGTAAAAATCCCCCAGCAATTGGTCATAATCCTTCCGGGTCAGCAATTTTCCGCTGGTCAGCAATTGGGTATTCAGCAAAAGCACATAAATTCTGTGTCTGACATGATGGGTTCCATAAAAGAAACGGCCTACGGCAGGTGGCATATTTAAGCGTCCTTTTTTCTGTGGCTTCTGCTTTTGCGGCTCCAGCAGGCAAAGTTCTATTTCGGCATTGTAGCCGCACACCCTGTCGAAATGCCGCATCACCGACGGGTCTTTCAGGAAAGAAGCTGTACCCGCTTTGATGGCCAACGTAGGAACCGCAATGATAAACTTATTGATGCCGCACCGCTTGTGCAGTTCAAAGATAGTGCGGGTATAGACGTACGTCTTGCCTGTACCCGTTTCCATTTTGATGTCGAGCAGTCTGTGAAACGGCAGATTCTTTATCTTGTCCGTCAGCATATAGTGGCTCACCTTTTGCCGGTCAGCTTGTTGCACTATCCGGGCATTCAGACGTGCTGCATACAGCGCATTTTTGTCGAGATTCCGCTGCAACAAAGGGTTCTGATGATTTTCCTTGGCCGGCTCCTGAATGGAAGCCTCCACCACAGCAGCCACCCCCTCTACCGGAATCGTCTGATGAGCCAGATTATTTTCAAGTTTTAATTCCATGTAATTTAATTGTTAGGAAGAAGTTGATTGATAGCATCAATTAGAACAAAATAAAATTCTGCGAGTTTTCCGTCGGCACCCGGCGTGCGCAATCCGTCTCTGTATGCCCTGAGATAATCTTCAGAAAGCAACACCTCATCAATAAACAATGAATCAATAGCTTCTTTACGCCTGCTCGTCAAATAAGCTCCACCCAGCCCTAGCGTCTTGATATCTCTCTGAGCTTCAGGATTATTAGAATGAACTGCGCCTCTCAAGTCATACCAAAAAGCACCTTCGCAAGATTTATCTAATGGAGAATACGTAATCTCTTTCGACCCTTTCGCCTCATCGCAATGAATAAACCCTTTTCTTACAGCCTTTGAAGCAATATTTTTCCTCAGCTCTAGTTCTTCCTTGCTAGCTCGGCAAGACAAAAGCAGATTCTTGTATTCTCCCACCAATTCCCGGTGAGATTCTTTGGGTAAGACATGCTCTACCCTATACTGAGGATCGAAGGGTTGTTCCAGTTTCATGCCACAATAACAGCAAATGCCTCCCTGCTCATGATACATCTGCACTTTTAAGGCTCGAAAAGTAGCCATATCCCGAACCTTGTCATACAACTGCCCTCCTGTATTTCCCGGATGTACCTGAGCATCCGAAAGACTCCTCTCATCCAGTTGCAGACTGCTCAACTCTTGCTTATATTGCTGTACTGCAACCGTATCGAAATGCTTTTCTATATACCTCATCGTCCTATAATTTCTATACGGCTGATAACAGCCCGCAATTTTACAAGTTCCGTCTGATCTTGGGGAGTCACTGTCTCCAACTCTGCCACTGTCTTTTTGGCCGCCTCGGTATCTTTTGCGGCTACCGCTTTCCAGGCTTTTTCAAAGAGAGCCTCTATCTCCGGCTTCCGCTTACTTACCCCCATATTCTCCTCAAGCATCTGATTATAATCGATACCATGAATATTGGGCCACACTTCGGGCGCATTATCAGGCAATGTCATTTTAAGAACCACATTCAAATTCTTGTTCGTTTCCACTCCCGTCAACACCAGCGGAGAGTGGGTAGAAACAATGAACTGTATATGAGGGAACGTATTTATGAAACGCTGAAGCACCACCTGTTCCAACTCCGGATGAAGGTGCAGGTCTATCTCATCAATAATCACCACCCCATGGGCATCTGTTGTGCCATTGAGCAGATAAGAGCGGTAAGCGATATCAAGAGCCATATACAACAATCGTTTATATCCGGCCGGCAGCTTTTCAAAAGATGGATTTCTATTGTCTGTGGTGTCTAGACACAATCCTTCCTCCTCATACACGCTGACAAACAAATCCACCACCTCGAAATTAGGATCTCCTTTTGTGAATTTCACCAGACATTCCCGGATGGCAGAAACCTCTGCATCAAACTGCTGTTTCTCATTGCATGCAATGGAGAGGCGCTTTTCATGCAAAGCCACATCTTCGCGGTATTCTTGTTCATTTACCATTCCCTTCTTTAAAAAAGAATCGCAATTCCGCAATGCTGACTTCTCTATATCAATAGCTTGGTCTGCCCTATACCATTGAGTCCACGTTTGCGCAAACCTTTTAATCCATAAATCAGAATAGTCTGTTTCCGCATCCCAACCTAAATAGCCCAAATTACGCAGCGAAAGCTGTGTTTTTGAAAGTCCGGAAGCTTTATTCGACACATGCGGAAAACTATCAGAAAAATAAGCAAATACAGGATAGGTGTCGGTATGCTGTATGGTATCCATCAATAAATAATAAGCATCTTTATACTTCGAATCCTGCAATTTGAATGTGGAGGTGGAAGCATACATATCCCAATTCAAATCAGTCCCTAAATAACAAGCTTCCGCATGAATGTTGATATCCGGAAACGGGAATCCGGTCTTCTCGTCTCTCACGATATCTTCTTTCCTGCTAAAGTTATTTGGTCTTAAATCAGCAAATCCGGCAGACAAGGCTGTGTTCTCTTTTCTTTTTTTATCTTTTTTAAAAGCAAAGCTCAAAGCTTTGTGAATGGCATGAATCAAGGTTGTCTTGCCCGAACCGTTCTTTCCAAACAGCACGGTTACACCGGGTGCAAACTCAATGGTATAATCACGAAAACAACGAAAGTTGCTGATATGTAATTTCTTCAGATACATAACCTGTATTTTTTAATATCTTACATCCATATTCACGGTCAAAGTCTTGTTGCCGTCTTTCAGTGTGCGAAGGTTTTTCTGCAATGCCTCACGGCTGGTAAAGCTGAAGCTGTAGCCGAAAATCACGATGTTATGGGGCGAAAAGGGTTCTCCGTTGTACTTGTCCATCAGTGCCGTCAGACTGCCGGGCGTGAACTGTTCATCCGGATAGATAAGATAAAGATGGTCTTCCTTCCAATAGGCTTTATAGTCGCCCAACATCACTTCCTCGGCATCGTCGGTCAAGCCGTAGCCGTCGGCCACCAGCCACGTACGGAGCACTGTTTCCACCCCGAAGTCGTCCACCGTCAGCGTAGTACTGTCGTCAAACATGGAGTCAAACTTCTCCATCAGTAGCAGGGCATCCTGCTTGGGTTCTTCCAAGATGTAGTGCTTAAAGCCCAAGTCGCCCACAAAGAGCGGATTGGCTTCCTTTATCTTCCGGGCGGCACGCTTGATGCGTTCCATACCGATTTCATCAATGGTCTTGTAGCCAGCCTTGGCTGCTTCACTGTCGGGGTTGCAGAGTTCGGGGAGCTGAACCAAAAGATATTTACGTTTTCCACCATCCGCTTGATTCATTTGCATAATAGCTTGGGCGGTAGTAGAACTTCCACCAAAAAAGTCAACTACATAACCATCATCTAAATTCATAAAAGACAGAAGATATTCAATCAAGTAGGTAGGTTTTGGATTCTTGAATATCTGTTTATATTCTGAAAATAAAAGCCTTAATTCTCCAGCAGCCGTTCTTCCATCATATATAAATAAACTAGAAAGTTTATCCTTAAAATCTTTAGCGTAAACTTTTATTTCAACAATTTTATTTTCATCTTCACCAAATAAAATTATCCCACTATCAATCATTTCACGCATTGAGGATTCAGGAAATCTATATCCCATTAAAGGCTCTTTACAAATCTTTCCAGTTATTGGATGAATTATATTATAGTGATATCCATTTTTTCCTGGATTATGTACACTTTGACTTCCAGTATAAACACCCTCATCATCGATATACTTATATCTGTCTAAAGGACCTAATTGATTCTTATTTTTATTAAACCACTGTTTCCAAGCATTTTGAAGATTTTCTCCTTTATATTTTTTTAAAAGTTCTTTCCCTTTTGAAACGACAATATCTTTAATATCACTAATATATGACTTCCAAACAGATTCTAATAAATCTTTTTCTTTTGCATAACATAGGATATATTCGTGCTCAACAGCGATATTTGTTGGATTATTGTCTGTTGCATTTTTCCAGATAATCTGTCCTACAATGTTATCCTCTCCAAACACCTCATCGCAAAGCCTTTTCAGATTGGCCTGTTCGTTATCATCAATCGAAATAAAAATCACGCCGTCATCGGTCAGCAGGTCGCGGGCAAACGAGAGTCTGGGCAGCATGAATGTGAGCCAGGCCGCATGACTGGCACTTCCACGACGGGTCATGGAAAGAATGCGTTCGGCACGCTGCACAGGCACATCCAAACGCCGAGCCAGTTCCTCGGCTGTAAAATTGAACTTGTCGTTATATACAAATCCGTCGCTGCCCGTATTGTAGGGAGGGTCGATATAAATCACCTTCACACGTCCGCTGTACGACTTCACCAAGTGCTGCAACGCATCCAGATTGTCGCCGCTGATATACACATTCTCGCTGTCCTTATTCTCCGGCAGGGCGTTGTGCTCCGCATCGGGACGAATCAGCGTGGTGGTGTCCATATTGGTCAGCATACGGGCATAGTTCTTTCCCAGCCAATTGAAACCGCTGGTTTCATCGGTCAGCGTGGTTCCCTCCGGCAAGGCTGCCTTGAAGGCCTCTATATCAAAATCCCCGTTTGCTAGAAAGCACTGCGGAAAATATTCTCTCAGCACATTCATCTCTTTCTGTCCCGCTACGGCATCGGCATTATGGCGCAATCTGTCTCTTATCATGGTCAAAGTATTCTATTCTTCGTCAAACTCTTGTAAAAAATTCCATGGAACAAAAATACGAAATCCTTTTGACATACAGAAACCGACCGGATACAAAGAATGCCGGATTACTCCTCCTGTTCCAAGATAGCCATCAACTCTTTGGCCGTGAGCTTGTGGCTCATATCCGTACCCTCAAGCAAGGCATCGGCCAGGTTGCGCTTGCTTTCGTGCAGACGCAAGATTTTCTCCTCAATGGTGTGCGAGGCTATCAAGTGATAAGCTGTAACCTTTTCTGTCTGCCCGATGCGGTAGGCACGGTCTGTGGCCTGCTGTTCGACGGCCGGATTCCACCACGGGTCCAGATGAATAATGTAATTGGCCCTCGTCAGGTTCAGTCCCAATCCGCCAGCCTTCAAGCTAATCAAGAAGAAAGGACAGTCCCCCTCCTGAAATTCCTGCACCAGTTTCTCACGCTTCTTTACCGAGGTGCTTCCGTCCAGATAGAGGTAACTCTCGCCGGCAGCATCAAGAGCCTTGCAGATAAGTTTGAAAAAAGAAGTAAACTGACTGAATATCAAGGCACGGTTTCCTCCTTCCTTCAGTTCTGCCATCAACTCCAGCAGCTGATCTATCTTGCTGCATTTTCCCCGCCATTTCTTTTCGGCCAGCGAAGCACAGCAAGCCGCCTGACGCAAGCGGGTAATCTCGGCCAGTGTGACCACATTCACCTGTTCGCCCCCCTCTTCTATCAGCAGCTTGGCACGCTGACGAATCACTTCATAAACCGCCATTTCCTCTTCAGAAAGTTCCACCGACACCACTATATCCTCTTTATCTGGCAATTCCTCCACTACTTCCTGCTTGGTGCGGCGCAGCATAAACGGATGCACAATACGGTTCAGCTGAAGCTGACGTTGCTTATCGTGCTCCTGCTCAATGGGCTGGATAAACTTCTGTTGGAAATGCTCGTAGCTTCCCAGCAAGCCCGGATTGATGAACTGGAAAAGATTCCACAGCTCGCCCAAATGATTCTGGATGGGTGTACCGGTCAAGATGAGCCGATGCTGAGCCTGCAACTGCATCACACAAGCCGAGGTCTTGGTATCCCGATTCTTGATGGTATGAGCCTCGTCCAGACAAACCACATTCCACGACTTATTCACCAAATGCTCCTGTTCAGAAATCAGTAATCCGTAGGAAGAGAGTACCACCGCATTCTTGCCCGCTTGCTGCAGACAAGCTTTCCGGTCTTCACAATCGTTGAGCGTATAGACCTGCAGTGAAGGAGCGAATCGAGCCAATTCCTTCCGCCAGTTGGGCACTACCGAAGCCGGAGCCACCACCATAGAGGTCCCTTTCGATGCCATCAGCAGCAGGTAAGCTATGGCCTGCAGCGTCTTGCCCAATCCCATATCATCGGCCAGGCAGGCACCGGCACCCCACTGATTCAGGCGGGCTATCCACTGAAAGCCCTCCACCTGATAGCCACGCAACATGGCATTCAGCCGGGCAGGCACCTTGGCCCGGTAATTCCGGCTTTCGGCCACTTTCTCCCGAAGCTTCTCCAGATGCTCATCGCACCGGATGGTCAGTTCACCGTTCAGCACATCCGAGCCCAGCAACCCCGCCTGAAAGGAAGTAAGCTGCATCTTTCCGCACTGCTTCACCGCCACTGCCTCCAACCGGGCCAACTGCTTACGCAGATTGTCGCTCAGAGTCAGAAATTCACGCTCGTTCAGCCGGACGTATTTTCCCCGGCTGTTGCCTAGAAGTTCCAGCAGCTGCGCTATACTGAGAACCGTATCATCATCCAGCCTAACTTCTCCTTCTATTTCAAACCAGTCCTTGTTCGATTTCAGTTGAATATTCCATCGCTCAGACTGCCTTGCCCCTTTCAGCCGCAATTTCTCACCTTCCGGCCATTCTACAAAATACGTATCGCTTAGAGGGCGTATATATTCCAGCAAATCGAGCGTCTCAGGAAGTAAAAGTTCCACTTCATTTTGGCGGAACGTCTTCCCGCAGTTTTCCTCAATGAAGTCTATCAGCGCATCGCTGTACTCCTTTTCCTGCTTTAGCTTGCGCTTTATCTGATAGCGCACTCCGTCTTTTTCGTCGATACAAAGGCCGATGCCCTGACCGGGCACAAATAAGCTTTTGCCGTCGGGAAGCGGCTTGGCATAAAGCAACACGCGGAATCCATAACCCAAAGGATGAACCTGCACACAGATGGCCACCTGACCTTCCAGCTGTTTCAGCGAACAGCCATTGTCGAACAGTGAAGAATGCACCTCCAGTTTGCTGCCCACCCGCTGAAAGAAATTCTTGAGCTTTTCTTCCGCTTCTAGGGGGAAACAGGCTTGTTCCAGCAACTGACTGTACAGGTTACGCAGTTTTCCTTGCAGCGGAAAAATCACATAATGTGTTTCATCTTTTTTCAGCGTAATGTGCGTGGGCGAAGTAAAAACATTCCGCAAGTTGGCAGTCTGAAAATTACTCGTCACCACCAGACGGTTCTCCTCTTTTTCTACCGTCAAGTAAGGTTTTTCCTCCGTCACGGTGACGGGCAGAAACGGGGCATGATAACCGGTATATACCCGGTCACTGCCCACCAGTTTAGGCAGTGCCACTTCCAACGGCAACCGATAGTGTCCGCTATTTCTCCATAAATTCCCTATAATACGGTCAGTTTCATCCATGCAGTTCAACTCACCATTGAAATACTTACCTTGCGAAACAGCTTTTCCAGCTCCCCAGTCACCCGACTTCAATCTCGACTGTTCGCGCACTTCTATTTCAAATCCCCCTTTGATAACATACATGATGCGGCTATCTTTCTGCTGCTCAACCGCCTCTTCACGCTGAAGCAAGTTTTCGAGCATCACCTCCCAGGGCTGCTTCACATAAATGGAAGAAAGCAACGGCTCTCCGCCCATCTTATCGGCCAGTTTCTGTTTCTCATCCGGAGCCAGTGGAAGATATTTGCCCAACTCATGGCGCAAGATAGCCTGCTTGGGGAAAAATTCTTCTGTTTTCAAATTCGCTACAGACGTATGGGTGATATAATTTCCAAACAGATAGCCAAACAACCGGTTGCATCGACTGCCAGACTGCAAGAGAGTGTCTAGCAAAGTCTCGTTCATCGTTCGTTTCTCACTCGTAAAATAACCACCGATACAATTAGCAGCCAGCACACTGTATTCTTTCATCTCCGATTTTTTGAGCAGCTGCTGCAGTTTCTTGATGCTCTCTGCCGACCCTTCTTTTACATAGGCCATCACCAGCAGATAACAATTCATCATACCGTTCAAGATATTCTTTACCGAAGAAGTCTTATTCTTGATTTTCAAGGCAGCTGTATAATACTGCACCGCCTGCTGGTACTGACCCTCATAGAGAGCCCGAGCTGCCTGAAGCAAAATACCGAAAAAACTCTTAGGCCGGAATGCATCATCGTACTCACCAAAGGCATAATAACGATACAGTGCCAGCATTTCCTCTGCATTGAAAAAAACATCTGCTGGAATACCCTTATTCAACTTTAACAGAGCAGAAAGACCATTCAAGAGTTCCGGACAGTCGTTCTCAGAAGCCATCACTACTCCATATTGCACAAATTCCTTCAATACATCCGACGAGAGTTTTGCCAAAAAAGGTATATACCGTTCATCAGTCAAGGTTGATGTCAGACTCCATACATTTACTTCTGCCAGTTGGGATGGATTAAACGATTTCAAATCTCCCCTCATAACTTTACCTACCAGCTGTACATACGGATTCTCCGGTATCTGTTTCCCATAAAGTCTGTTGAAAACAGTGAGCCAGTCATTGTGCTCCACATACAGTAGTTCGCAGATAGGTAGCCGGTGAAGGGTGTTTATAGAAAACACATAAAAGCGTTCATCCCAGTCATAATATACGATTTCAAGCAGATTTGCCTGACAAAGATCCTGACATTTCTTACGGACTTCCTTGTCGTTCAAACGATAGTGTTTGATAAAAAGCCGGACATTTCTTGTAGAACAATGCTCTGGCATATAGGCATGCAAACAGAGCAACTGCAGAGAAACAGGGTCTAAATTCAAATGTTTATAATAAGCGAGATTCATCTAGATAAATTTTAGGTAGGCAAAAATAAACAAATCAAGCTAACTTATCAAGACTTCTACCCATAACCTCGTTGAGCGACAACAAACAATGCTTCCCTCATATAAAAAATGCAAGCGGCTGCATGGCCCTTAGCAAGCGGTTGTAAGAGCCGATGCAACCGCTTGCTAAGGGCCATGCAGCTATATGACAGTAAAACTAGGGAGCAGTACCCGCTGCAAATACTATTTTATTCTTCCCGGCCCACTCCAGCAGCTTCAGCCAAAGGCCATCCATATCCTGCATACAGCAGAGATGAATCTTCTCTCCCTCTAGGGTCTCTATCCTTATATGCCCATTGAGAGATACCACCACTCTGACAACCGACGAAGCGGCTACAACACGCTTCTTATGAAACAGCCTCGTTTCTATCAGACTATCCTTATCTACGGAAAGCCGATAATAGAAAGTCCCCACCAATACCAAACAAACTATTGAGAAGAATGCAACAGAACCTCCCCAAAACAAACAAGAACATCCCAAAGACACATTGCACCACTGAATCCACCACAATACAACCAAATAAAAATTCAACTGTACTGACAAACCAAACCAATCTATCCGCTTTCTGAATATGCCGGCTATGGCAGCATTCTTACTTTCCATCTTAGTATCCATAACACTTTACTGTTTTTTTGTATTACACCTTGTATGAATTACACCTAGTCTACAAAAATAGCCTGCCAAAACTGTTCAGCAAGTACAAAAAGTGCCCGATTCTAACCCGATATGCCACTTTGCGCATTTTTCAAGTCTTCTTTTAAGGAAAAAAGGACCTCTTTAAGCAGCAAATTCTTAGAGTGACCCATTCTCATAGCCAACTCCCGTGCCTTTAACTGAATGGTGCTTCGGGCATACCCGTTCACAAAATGCCCGATATGCTTCACAGGTATCCGGACTAGATAAAGTGCGCAAATCTTGATTTCCTCTGGCGACAGTTGAAAAGTATCTCTTAAATAACTGAGCATATGATAACACGAAACATCTATTTTATGAAGCAGCTCTTCCCATTCTTCGGCTGTAAGGCATTCATCGGTCTCTACCCTGGATAAAGTACGCACGATGTCTTTCAGCTTTAAGAAGACAGCAGAGGTTTCATAACTTTTTTCCAAGGAGGAACAGGCAGCCGGAATTTCATAGCCGGCCACTTCACGCAGACTCCTCGTTAAATCATCAGCAGCAGACTTCCGCCTTTTTCGGAAATGTACCACCAGCAATGCCAACAAGCAGTTGAACACCAGTATCGAGCAAACAATTACCCACATAAGCTATTTGAATAAATCGGAAAAACAGAACAATTTCACACCCTCTCCGGGTCTTCTCCCAACCAAGTCCGTACCAACTCCTAACCAACTCCCAAGTCTTAGACTCGGAGCAGACCCCTTTCTGATACGAGAATGCCCCCTGTCAGCAGGGGGCATACCGGAAAAATAGAACAATTTTTTTAGTTGGTTACAGCACTTCTTCGCCTTTCAATGTAGCCGAACTGGATTCGGTGATACGCACCCGCACAAAGTCGCCCACACGGTGAGTGCCGCGGTCGAACACCACTACGCGATTCTGCTCGGTACGGCCAAAAAGCTGTTCGCGACTGCGCTTGCTCACCCCTTCTACCAGTACTTCATACGTCCGGCCAATGCAGCGGGCATTGGCTTCGGCCGACAGACGGTTCTGCAAGGCGATGATTTCATTTAAGCGGCGGATTTTCACTTCTTCGGGCACATCGTCGGGCAATTTCTTGCTGGCATAGGTACCTGGACGTTCGGAATATTTAAACATAAAGGCTGCATCGTAGGCACAAGCCTCCATCAGCGACAAGGATTGCTGATGGTCTTCCTCGGTCTCGCTATGGAAGCCGGAGAAAATATCGGTAGACAAGCCACAGTCCGGAATGATGCGGCGGATAGCATCCACCCGCTCCAAGTACCATTCACGGTCGTACTTACGGTTCATCAGTTTCAGGATACGACTGCTGCCGCTCTGCACCGGCAGGTGGATATGCTTGCACACATTGGGCATTTCGGCTATCACCTGAAGCGTTTCGTCGCTCATATCCTTAGGATGTGACGTAGTGAAGCGGATACGCACACCCGGAGCGGCCTGTGCCACGGTGCGCAGCAGCATCGGGAAGGTAATCACCTCGCCGTCGGGGCGTTCAAAACGGTAAGAATTGACATTCTGTCCCAGCAAGGTAATTTCTTTATATCCCTTGCTCACTAGGTCGGCCACTTCGTTCAGAATACTTTCCACATCACGGCTGCGTTCTCTGCCGCGTGTATAGGGCACAATGCAGTAGGTACAGAAATTATTGCATCCGCGCATAATGGATACAAAGCCCGAAATGTGATTGCCACAGATACGCGAAGGAATCACATCGCGATAGGTTTCGGTGGTGGAGAGTTCCACATTGATGGCCTTTTCGCCCGCTTCTACCGAAGCAATCAGTTCCGGCAACGACAGATAAGCATCGGGTCCCACTACCAAGTCTACATGATGCTGGGTAATCAGCTCATCTTTCACCCGTTCGGCCATGCAACCCAACACGCCCACAATCAGCCCCTTTTTCTTCTTTTTCATAGAATGGAAGAACTCCAGGCGATTGAAAATCTTTTGCTCGGCATTGTCGCGGATAGAACAAGTGTTCATAAACACGGCATCGGCCTCTTCCAGCGTGTCGGCCATATCATATCCGGCCATCTTCATCACCGATGCAATTACTTCACTGTCGGCCACATTCATCTGGCAGCCATACGTCTCGATAAACAATTTCTTGTCTTCTGCAGTTGCAGATTTAAAGTCTGCTCCCGTTTTCTTTTCCATAAATCTTCTTCTAATTTTTAAATTTCGACTACAAAGATACGCTTTCCACCCCAAAAAAGTAATGAAGTGAAAGAAAAATAATACATAAAACATGCATTTAGAGATATTCATGCTAATTATTGTTAACAATCAAAACAAAAATAGACTGTTAATTTGGTTCAAAAAAAGAAATTCACATTTTTGTGAAATGAAAGAAACATTAGATTTTTTCATAGTTAAGGTTTAGGTTAAAAAATTAAGGGGAGCTGTGAAGCTGCCCTTTTTTCTTGTCCTAGCCTCGTTGCATAC